>Mack_p2__coassemble_743_pt1 | contig 34338 bp, 30 predicted proteins | sample Mack_p2__metabat2_high_PE_048 | metagenome-assembled genome bin Mack_p2
ATCTATGGTTTGAGCTAAAAAAGCATCAAATTGCTCCATAATTGAAAAAAAATCCCCAAAAGGAGTGTGTTTCTTAGATTTTATTTGTATTTTTGCCGTGTCATTCAGAGTTTTATTTGTTTTTAAATGCAACACTAAGACAAGTGAGATTTCTGACATGGCAAAAAACTAATCAACTTTTTGTTGCTCTGGTTCTTATAAATAATATTGAATTATAGTGTTGCGGAAATTAGGTTATTATGACAACATCAGACAAACAATTTGATTCGCAGTTTGATAAAGTTGAGAATCTTGTACACTATCCTTGGATAGGTTGCAACTATGCTTCGGCACCAAAGCGTGTGCTTATCATGGGAGACTCGCACTATACGGTGAATGACGAAGGCGAATTCTGCCCAGAGGAATATGATAGATGTGTTACAGACAAGGAGTATACAAGAGGAATCATTAATTGTGCAATAGAAGAAGGTAGCTGGAAATTCCATACAAACCTTCAGAAAACATTCTTGGATGAAAGCGACATGGATGTCGAGGGCTTTTGGAATAAAATTGCTTCTTATAACTTCATACAGGAGCCTATGAAAGGCACACATGAGGTGCCCTCCTTGGCTGCTTACGAGACGGCATGGAAGTGCTTAGCTGATGTCGTGCAGATCATCAAGCCAGATGTTTGCATATTTGTTGGTCTAAGAAACGACAAAGGCATGAATATTCTTGACGAGAAAGGTGTGAAATATTCTATCCAAACATTGGATGAAAAAATCAACAACTCTTATCCTAAGAAAGGTGAACTGCAATTTGCAGACGGTAACAAGCTACCGTTCTATATGATTCATCATACTGCACAATATTACAGCCCTCAGCTTTGGTACGACTTCTTGAATAAAGAGATTCCAGAGGTTGTCAGCTTTTTGGATAAGTAAAAAATAACGTGAGTGACGTATGACGACACAGGAAAAACATTTGGGTGAATATCGATTGCCGACAGAATGGCTGCTATCGCTACAACATCTCCAATTCTGAAAGTCTTGGTGATGGATAATTGTCACGCTGGCTGCTCGATGCATATTCTACAGCCAACACGTTGTCGAAAAACACGTTGCTTAAAGACCGTAAAATCTTGAAAAACGGATAAAAAACTGAGGGTGTGTCATAAGTCCATGACACGCCCTCAGTTTTACAAAGCCGATTACTTTTTCCCACTTTCCGGATATTTCTTGGCGAGATTATGCTTCTTTTCCGGATCCTCTAGCAGATTGTAGAGTTCCAGCGGCTTGTTTGGCTTGATGTTTAATATTTTACTTTATCATCAAACTCCACATGTACTTCCAGGTTGAACTCACGGACATATATGAGGTCATATAATGAGAAGTAGCAATGATCGTATAGATTATGAAAGGGCTGTATAAGATGCATATCTTTCGACCATTCTCTATCCAGTCCCTCATTCCAATTGTCGTTCTCAATTTCCATCCCCAACCAATTCTCCAATTTCTCATTGATACTTTGCTCAGAAGGCCGCTCTCTACAGAATCGGAGCGGCCATGCGCAACCCTCATCATAGAGTGTATTGAAACCTCCACATGTGAGAGTATCCCACACCTGTTTTGCCGTTTCTGTCTGAATGGGGTGATGTGCAGGATATTCGTAACCAAGGAATATCTTTCCTTCCACCTCAAAATCTCCAGAAATGTCCTTACGATCCTGGTATTCTTGATAAACTGTCATCGTCCGGTGATAAAGCTGCGTACATGCCTTTCGAAGTGCATCATTGAAACCGATGAGGAGCTGCTTCGTCTCATCGTCATACACATTCAATTGCCATAGTACGTTGCAACGCTTTTTGAGCAAGTGCTTCATCACAAACTTTTCTTCATCAGAGTATTGACAATACTCGTTTATTCTTGCAATGTCTTTCTCCAGCATGACTATGCGAGAATCTTCAAATACATGTTTTATGTTCATATCTTAATCCCATAAATTACGGTTATACTTATAGAAAAACTTAATTCCTTTATCCGTTAAGAATCTTAATGGCTTTGTTGACCAGATCCGCAGTAATGCCATCATACGGATTGGTCAGGATGAAGTGTGGCAGTTGCGAATCCTGTATCACGTATTCATCATCGATAATAACATACCGACCTTCATCTTGGAGATTGTCAGCTATCCATGATGAGAATTCCACTCCTTTCCATTGGTGTGTGCGGGATTCATTTCATCACGGTTGGCATTGAGTAGCATGTTGTTGGTGGCTGAAGACGGAAAAAGCTACAAGATGTGTTGCCGTAACAAGCATATTCATGTTCCTAAGGATTCCTGCCATCCTCGGATACTTATCCCAATTCGCAGGGTATAGGACCATTGTTAGCTTATGCTCTTTGGCGTATTTGATACCTAAGGTGTCTGCTCCATCTGCCATTCCTGAAATGATTTCTATTGGGTGAGCGTCCAAGTCTCCCAAAGATTCGAAAGTCTCATCAAGCTTTTCTTTCAGAAACTCATAGTTGTCAAAGTCACGTCCTCCCGCTACAATCACCTTGTAACTATTGAGATACTTTGTCTTGATGGTATGTTTGATGGCTTCTTTATCCATCTTGCCATTTGATAATTCTTTGCCCATATTCATGTTTGCTCATTAAATTTTCTGCAAAATTAGATGAAACGTGAGAAAAATCATTGCACATGAAAAAACTTTTTTATTGAGTGAAATGAATTTACACAGGTGTGGGCTACCTTTGCTCCAGAATAATTAAAATTGATATACAATGGAAAAGTTTGATATTAATAAAGAAATGGCGAAGTTAAAAGGACTGAACATTATCGAAAAATGCTCGGCTTTAGACGATTTGCTTGATGATTTGGAAGATGCCCAAGAGCAGATTATCTGCGCCAAGGATGAGATTTCCGAAGAATACGCCAACGTTTTTACGAAGAAGTTCCATGAGGAGATAGCTTCCTTTATAGCGGAAACCTTCGATGGCAAGATTCCATATGTTGAAAAATATGGTTATCAAATCATGTATGACAACAGGCCCATTTATATAACCCTTTTTTGTACTTATGGTGAATGGTCTATTTGTCTTTTTGTAAAGAGTGGAAGTACAAAACATCTGATAAAACTTACAGGTGTTTTAGGTGTCAATATAACAGGGAATGGGGCATCTTTGAACTTAGAAGTTACAGAGAAAGATTTGCTTTCCAAGGTGAAGCAAATCCTGTTACTCTCAGATTCCTACGAAAAATGAATCTTTCATCAGGTAAGATTCTTATTTCATAAATCGAACATATAACTTAAAAATAGAGCATAATGAACAAAACTATAAAAGAGCAATTGGATAAGATGGAAAAACGTTTGGACGAGGCCCTAGATAATGACCTCTTCAATGATTCCGAGTTTGACATGGATGACTTCCAACCAGAGGTTTGTTCCATTGAGAGAGAGCTGAATGGGATATTGGAGTTCAATCGTGAACATCTTCAATTTCCGGAGTTGGAGCAGATTTGCTCCATTCAGAAGAAAATCAAACAGGTGAAGGATGAGTATGAATTCTATGATCCAGAGTATGAGAGAAGCGTCATGTTCCCAAATGATGAGGATGAGGAAGAGGATGATTTCGCCTTCTAAATATAGACAAGTATGGATAATAGACCTTATTTGAGAACTATATTGGGTGGAACGGGCTTTAGAAGTCTTTCCCTTTTTGAGAAAATATTATGCATTAATGTTTGGTTATTATGCTTATGCAAACGTTATGCAAAAAAGGTATGAAAATGAAAAAGGCGGTAAATACGTTAAATTTGTATTTACCGTTTTTAACATTCCATGATGGAACTTGCTGTGCGGGCTGGAATTTCGCAGATACTTTATTATACTTCATCAGATTGTGATGAGGTTGCAAAAGTAAACTGTGTCAAATTACTTTGGTTGTAACTTGACACAGTTTTTTATATCCCCAACTCTTAACGCAAGAACTTTCCGGTAAGGCTTGCCTTGCAGGCAGCTACTTCTTCCGGAGTTCCGGCAACAACAAGATTGCCGCCTTTATCGCCGCCTTCAGGACCGAGGTCGATGATATAGTCGGCACACTTGATGACATCCAGATTGTGCTCAATCACTACCAGCGAATGACCCCTTTCTATCAGGGCATTGAAGGCATGGAGCAGGCGCTTGATGTCGTGGAAGTGAAGACCCGTGGTAGGCTCGTCGAAGATGAAGAGCGTAGGCTCCTGTTCCTCCTTACCTATGAAGAAGGCGAGCTTTACACGCTGATTCTCACCACCCGAAAGCGAACTTGAATTCTGACCGAGTTTGATATAGCCCAGACCTACATCCTGAAGCGGCTTCAGGCGGTTTACGATGATGCGGCAGTTGTCGAAGTCGCCCTCGTTGCGCTGCAGCTTTTCATCGCTGAAGAACTCAATGGCCTCATTTACCGTCATGTTCAGCACATCATTGACGTCTTTTCCGCCATAGCGTACCTCCAGGATATCGTGCTTGAAACGCTTGCCCTTACAAGCCTCGCAGGTCAGCGTGAGGTCTGCCATAAACTGCATCTCGATGGTAACATATCCCGCACCCTTACATTCCTCGCATCTTCCGCCTTCAGTATTGAAAGAGAAGTACTGGGGCGTGAATCCCATCTGCTTAGCCAGTGGCTGGTTGGCAAAGAGGGCACGTATCGCATCGTATGCCTTCAGATAAGTGGCAGGGTTGCTGCGGGTACTCTTTCCGATAGGGTTCTGGTCAACAAACTCTACATGATGGATGCTCTTCCAGTCGCCTTCCATCGATGCATATTCGCCTGGTGCATCTGATACGAGGTCCAGACGGCGACGCATGGCAGGATAGAGGATTCCCTTGATGAGCGAACTCTTGCCTGAGCCTGATACACCGGTTACGCAGGTGAATACATTGAGTGGTATCTTAACATCGATGCCGCGCAGATTGTTCATCCGGGCTCCCTTGATTTCGATATACTGGTTCCAGGCACGGTGGCTCGTTGGCGCCTTTATCTCCTCGTTGTGGGTAAGGTACTTGATGGTATAACTCTCCGGATATTCAGCTAGCAGCTTTTCCTGTTCAGCCTTATCGGTGGTTGAATATTCTGATGACGGACCGGCGTAGACCACTCTTCCGCCCAGTCTGCCGGCATCGGGACCGATATCGATGAGATAGTCGGCTGCCCGCATAATCTCTTCGTCGTGTTCTACCACAACCACCGTATTGCCCAGTTGCTGCAGTTCTTTCAGCACCTTAATCAGTCGGGCGGTATCGCGGCTATGGAGTCCGATACTAGGTTCATCGAGGATATATACGCTACCCACGAGCGATGAGCCCAGGTTGGTGGTCAGGTTGATGCGCTGACTCTCACCGCCGGAGAGGGTGTTGGAGAGTCGGTTGAGCGTAAGATAACCCAGACCCACATCCAGGAGGAACTGCAGGCGGTGGGTGATTTCGGTGAGCAGACGCTTGCTGATTTCCTTCTCATGCTCAGAGAGTTCCAGTTTCTTGAACCATTCGCTCAGGTTCACAATCGACATCTCAACCAGTTCGGTGATGCTCTTTCCGCCAATCTTCACATAGTTGGCTTCCTTCTTGAGTCGGGTACCATGGCAGTCAGGACAAATCGTCTTTCCACGGAATCGGCTCAGCATCACGCGGTATTGTATCTTGTATTGGTTCTCCTTTACCATTCTGAAGAACTCATCGATGCTCACCCTTTCCTGCTGTTTGCGTTTCTTCTCGCCAGGCAGACCGTGCCACAGCCAGTCCTTCTGCTGCTGAGTCAGTTCGAAGTAAGGCTTGAAGATAGGGAAGTCGTATTCTGCAGCTCTGCGGATGAATTCCTTGAGCCACATACCCATCTTTTCGCCTCGCCAGCAAACCACACATCCGTCATATACGCTCATCGAAGTGTTCGGGATGACGAGTTTCTCATCGATGCCTATTATGCTGCCGAAACCTTCGCAGGTAGGGCAGGCTCCGAGAGGGGAGTTGAAGGCAAACATGTTGTCGGTAGGCTCTTCAAACTGCATGCCGTCAGCTTCGAACCGGGTAGAGAAGTCGTAGCAGATGTTGCTTGGCAGGAAGACGAGGCGGCAGGCTCCATCTCCCTCATAGAAGGCAGTTTCGGCAGAATCCATCAGTCGGCTGATGTCATCCTTCTCATCGCTTACCGAAGCACGATCGATGACCAGGAAGATTTCTTCATCCTTCTGTTGCATTCTCTTTCTCAGTTTGTCGCCGCTTACTTCCAGCAGTTCCTTATCCGCCTGCTCCATGAAGTCTTCGATACGCACGAATTCACCTTTTATATATATACGCGCGTAACCTTCCTGGTTGTACATCTCCAGCTGTTTGCCCAGACTGCGCCCTTCGATGACGTGGATAGGGGCGAGGATGACAAACCTGGTACCCTGGGAATACTGTCGGGTACAGGCGAGTACATCTTCGGTAGTATGGCGTTTCACCTCCTGTCCGCTGATAGGCGAATAGGTTTTTCCGATGCGTGCGTAGAGCAGTCGCAGGTATTCGTAGATTTCGGTGTTGGTGCCCACGGTAGATCGTGGGTTGCGCGAAATCACTTTCTGTTCGATGGCGATGGCAGGTGGCAATCCTTTGATGAAATCACATTCCGGTTTGCTCATACGTCCCAGAAACTGGCGTGCGTACGAAGAGAGCGACTCCACATAGCGGCGCTGGCCCTCAGCATATAAGGTATCAAAAGCCAACGATGATTTTCCCGATCCCGAGACACCCGTAATGGCAACAAACTTGCCCTGAGGTATCTTCACATCGATATTCTTGAGGTTGTTGGCTCTTGCCCCTTTTATTTCTATATATTTATCTTTCCCCATTTTTTTACCTTTTAACTTTTTTACCTTTATTCGTGGTGGTAAGGTTCACCTTTTATAATAGTACATGCGCGATAGAGCGCCTCGGTAAAGATAAGGCGCACCATCTGATGCGAGAAGGTCATCTTGGAGAGGGAAATCTTCTCGTTGGCGCGGTCGTAGACAGACGGTGAGAAACCGTAAGGACCGCCGATGACAAAGACGAGCCTTCTTGCCGTGGCCTGCTTGCGCTCTATCCATTTGGCAAACTCGATGCTTCGGAATTCCTGTCCATGTTCATCCATCAGCACCACCGTATCCGAAGGCTGGAGGAGTTTCAGAATCAGTTCTCCTTCCCGTTCCTTCTGCTGCTGTTCGCTGAGACTCTTGGTGTTCTTGAGCTCAGGAATGGTTGTTATATTGAAAGGCATATAATGGGTGATGCGCTCGGCATAATCCTTGATGCCCGCAATGAAATGCTTGTTTACGGTCTTTCCGACCAGAATGAGTTCTGTCTTCATTTCGTTGGCGTTTTCTTCCTATACACTTTACACTTGAATTGACTTTCACTTCGTCCGTCGAACGTTGTTTCTTCGTTCTTCACTTCTTCTCGTCCCTGTAATATCCTGTTCCTATTCTTTTCGGATTCTTCGGGAACCAGCCTTTCTCGCAGCGTTGTCTCTGTTCGAAGAGTTCACCGATGCTCCAAAGGCATGAAGCACCTACTACGCCCAGTATGGCAGAGAAGAGCACGTTGGCAACCAGAAAGGCAGCTCCTATGCAGATGATGCCTGCAACGAGGAAAACCCACCAATAGCGGGTGCCCGTATAATATTCCGTCTTCATGACGATAGGGTGAAAGATACCTATTATTAAAAAGGTGGATACGGCGATGATGACGCCCGTGTAATATACTTCCATATTCTATTGTTTTTATATTTTGTTCATTCAACTTTGCTATCTTACCAATATAATATTGCTAAATATGAGCTTTATTCTATTTTCAATTCCATTTCAATGTGCAAAAATACAAAAAAAACTTCATTCTTGCTTGGTTTATCAAAATTTTTATATAACTTTGTACGCAAATAGAGAAATTATGCATTGTTTTCGTGCACATCCTTCTCGATAAGAATTAATTAATAACATAATATAATCAAACTATGGCTAATAACGCAGAATTGATCAAGCAGTGTGAAGAAAGAGCACAGCAGTGGCTCACACCTGCTTTTGACGAAGAAACCCGTAAGGAAGTAAAGGCAATGCTCGACGCAGAGGACAAGTCTGCTCTCGTTGATGCATTCTATCAGAACTTGGAGTTCGGTACTGGTGGTTTGCGCGGTATCATGGGCGCAGGTACCAACCGCATGAACAAGTATATCGTTGGTATGGCTACACAGGGCTTTGCTAACTACATCCTCAAGGCTTTCCCAGGTGAGGAGAACCTTTCTGTAGTGGTAGGTCACGACTGCCGTAACAACTCCCGTCTCTTCGCTGAGACCGTAGCTGCCATCTTCTCTGCCAATGGCATCAAGGCTTATCTCTTCGAGAGCCTCCGTCCTACACCAGAGATTTCTTTCGCTATCCGTGAGTTCGGTGCCAAGGCTGGTGTCAACGTAACAGCTTCTCACAACCCTAAGGAATACAACGGTTACAAGGCTTACTGGAGCGACGGTGCTCAGGTTCTGGCTCCACACGATACAGGTATCATCGAGGAGGTAAACAAGGTTACTATCGACCAGGTGAAGTTTGAGGCTAACTGGGATAAGATCAAGATTATCGGTGGTGAGATGGATTACGACTACATGACAGCCGTTCATTCTGCTATGATTGACCAGGATGTCATCAACCGTCAGAAAGACCTCAACATCGTTTATTCAGCTATGCATGGTACAGGTCGTGTCATCGTTCCTCTCTGTCTGCGTTCTTGGGGCTTCCAGAACATCAATGTAGTTCCTGAGCAGATGGTTGTAGATGGCAACTTCCCAACAGTCGTTTCTCCAAACCCAGAGAATGCAGAGGCTATGACTCTCGGTATGAAGCTCGGTACCAAGTTGAACGCTGACCTCGTGGTTGCTACTGACCCAGATGCTGACCGCCTGGCCATCGTTTGCCGCGATGACAAGGGCGAGTGGATGATCATCAATGGTAACCAGACAGCCATGATGTTCTGCTACTACATCATTGAGAACAAGAAGAAGTTGGGCAAGTTGAAGCCAACAGACTTCCTTGTAAAGACCATCGTAACAACAGAAGTTATCGCTGAGATTGCCAAGAAGAACAACGTAGAGTTGCGCGATTGCTACACCGGTTTCAAGTGGATTGCACGCGAGATTGCTATCTCTGAGGGCAAGCAGCAGTACATCGGTGGTGGTGAGGAGAGCTTCGGTTTCTTGCCATACGATAAGGTACGCGATAAGGATGCTCCTGCATCTATCTGTCTGATTTGCGAGATTGCAGCATGGGCTAAGGATCAGGGCAAGACTCTCTACGACCTCCTGATGCAGATTTATGCAGAGTATGGCTTCAGCAAGGAGTTCACAGTAAATGTAGTTCGCCCAGGTAAGACCGGTGCTGACGAGATTAAGCAGATGATGACAGACTTTCGTGCCAACCCTCCACAGGAGTTGGGTGGCAGCAAGGTGGTAACCTGGAAGGACTATCAGTCTTTGGAGGTTAAGCATGCTGACGGCAGCGTAGAGAAGCTCGATATGCCTGCTACAAGCAATGTACTCCAGTGGTTCTGCGATGACAACACCAAGGTAAGTGTCCGTCCATCAGGTACAGAGCCTAAGATCAAGTTCTATATTGAGGTTAAGGATCCTTCATTCAAGTGCGCTGGTTGCTACAACCGCTGCACAGCTGCTGCAATGGATAAGATCGAGGCTATCAAGAAGAGCCTGAAGTTGGATTAATTTCATAGGAAATCATATCATGGCGCTCCGGTAATTATTGCCGGAGCGCTTTTCGTTTCAGTAGCCGTTTATTCTTCTCGAAATAGGGTAGCAAGTTACCCTCATAATCATGTTTTTATAGAAAAAAAGCAAAAAGACTTGCATATTTTCTGATTTTTATTTATCTTTGCACCCATATTACAAAATTATAACATAGAATTATACTCTTATGGGAGGCATTTTCGGAACTATTTCCAAGAAAAGCTGTGTCGCTGATCTCTTTTACGGCACAGATTACAACTCACATCTCGGCACACGCCGGGGCGGTTTGGCAACCTACAGTAGTGAGAAGGGCTTCGTGCGCTCTATCCACAATCTGGAAAGTTCATACTTCAGAACGAAGTTTGAATCTACACTCGACAAGTTTGAAGGAGCTACATCGGGCATCGGCGTGATTAGCGATACAGATGCCCAGCCACTCATCATGAACTCTCATCTTGGCCGCTTTGCCATTTGCACTGTAGCTAAGATAGTAAACAAGGATGAACTTACTCAGCTTCTGCTCGAAAAGAACATGCACTTTGCTGAAATGTCTTCGGGTAGTACCAATCCTACTGAGTTGGTGGCTCTGCTCATTATTCAGGGTAAAACCTTCAGAGAAGGTATCGAAAACGTTTTCCATCACATCAAAGGTTCCTGTACCATGATGATCCTTACCGAGGATGGCATTATCTGTGCGCGCGACAGTTGGGGACGTACTCCAATCATCATCGGCAAGAAGGAAGGAGCCTATGCGGCTTCCAGCGAAACCACCTCGTTCCCTAATCTCGATTATGAAACAGCATATGAGGTAGGACCAGGCGAAATCGTGAAGATTAAAGCTGATGGCATGGAGCAGATCCGTCCTGCCAACAAGAAGATGCAGGTTTGCTCTTTCCTCTGGGTTTACTACGGATTCCCTACATCTACCTACGAGGGCAAGAATGTAGAGGAGGCGCGTTTTACCAACGGCTTTAATCTCGCCAAGACCGATGATGTGGAGGTAGACTGCTGCAGCGGTATTCCTGATTCAGGTACGGGTATGGCGATGGGTTATGCTGCCGGCAAGGGTGTGCCTTACCAGCGCTGTATTGCCAAGTATACGCCTACATGGCCTCGCAGTTTTACTCCAAGCAACCAGAGCATGCGTTCGCTGGTAGCCAAGATGAAGCTGATTCCTAACAAGGCGATGCTGAAGGGCAAGCGTGTGTTATTCTGTGATGACAGTATCGTTCGTGGTACCCAGCTTCGCGACAATGTGAAGGTGCTTTTCGACCAGGCTGGCTTGAAGGAGTGCCACATGCGTATAGCGTGTCCTCCATTGGTATACGGCTGTCCGTTCATCAACTTCACTTCTTCCAAGAGTGACATGGAGCTGATTACCCGCCGTATTATTGAGAAGTTTGAGGGCGATGCCAACAAGAATCTTGAGAAATACGCTACCACCGGTTCTCCTGAGTATCAGAGAATGGTAGATGAGATTGCTAACCAGTTGGGCTTGACTTCCCTGAAGTTCAACACCATCGAGCAGCTGGTAGAGGCCATCGGTCTTCCAAAGTGCCAGGTATGTACCCATTGCTTTGATGGCAGCAGCGCATATACTCTGAATGAGTTTGCTGATGAAGACTAAAATAAGAATATAAGTTCTTGATAGATAAGAAGATAGGTCTAGTGATCCCGCTTAGCGCGGTGTTGCTAGACCTATTTTTATTGTTATTTTCGGAAATTTTGAACATATTGTGATAAGATGTGAATAGTCTTTTATCACCGAAAAGCTGTACCTTTGCATCCAGATAATAAATGAAACGTAAATCAATAGAAATCATTAAGAAGATATGAAGAAAATAATCATCTTATGTTTCGCGCTCGGAGCTTTCCATACTCTTGGCGCACAGGAGACGCTTACGCTCAGCCAGTGCCTGCAGATGGCAGTGGATAACAACCTGTCGCTCCAGAGCAGCCGAAACGAAATAGCTAAGGGAAAGTACGCTATCAGCGAAAATCAGGCTAAACTCTATCCGCAAATCAATGCGGTGGCACAGCTCAACGACAACTTTACGCCGCCTGTTTCGGTTACCGACGGCTCGGCTTACGGCAAGCCTTATAATGTAACCAAGACGTTGCAGTATAATGCATCGGCGGGTGTACAATTGCAGATGCCGCTATATAACCAGATGATTCTTACCGCCATCGACATTACCAAGATTGCCGATAAACTCAACCAACTCTCTTATGAGAAGGCGCGTGAAGACCTCATCGTGCAGACTGCCAAGATGTATTACATGGCGCAGAACACATCTGAGCAGATTCGTCTGACGGATGACAATATCAAGCGACTGGTAGAACTCAGAAACATCACCCAGGCTTTCTATGATAACCAGATGAGTCTGGAGGTAGATCTGAAGCGAGTGAATCTCAATATCGAGAACCTCACCGTGCAGCGCGATAACGCCATCGCCATGCTCGAACAGCAGTATACCATGCTCAAGTATGTGATAGATTATCCTGCCGAGAAGGAGATGAAGGTGACAGCCGTAGATCCGGGAAAGATTGAGATGGTGAAGGCTGACGGACTGGATACGGGACTCTACGAACTCCAGTTGCTGGAACAGAAGAAATTGCTCACCCAGAAGCAGACCAAACTTGCCAAGGACGGCTATCTGCCATCGCTCTCGCTGACCGGAAACCTGATGTATTCTGCCTTTACCGATAGGATAGATCACTGGATTCATTCGGGCGAGTCAAACCACTGGTATGGTTCCAATGGTCTGGGCATTCAACTGAGAGTGCCTGTATTCGATGGTTTTGAAAAGCGTTCTAAAATCAGAAAGGCGAAGATAGAGGAGGAGAATGCACGCATCGGTTACGAGGACGCCCTGAAGGGACTGCAGGCAAACTATATGAATGCGGTGAGCGAGGTGAACAACAGTCAGCGCAACTACAAGAAGCAGTTTGATAATTATACCATGGCGCAGGATGTTTACAACGTAACAGCCGACCAGTATAAGGAGGGTGTGGCTTCGATGACAGCGGTGCTGCAGGACGAGATGCGTATGAGCGAGGCAATGAACAATTATCTCACAGCCTACTATCGCTACAAGGTTGCCAATCTCTCGCTGCTCAAGTTGACTGGACAGCTCAACCAGATTTCGGTTGCTAAATAACGGAGAAGAATAAATCATTAAGAAATAAAATATAAACAGGAAAACGGGATGTAAAAAACTTTTCTTCATATTCCCTGATTCCAAATTACAATAAAACTATGGAACAGAACGAAAATAAAAATGTAGAAACAGCAGAGGCTACACAGGTATCTCACGAAGAAACCAGGAAGAAACTGAAGAAGCAGCGCGTAAGACAGATTATCGCCAGCCTGATAGGTGTTGCTATCCTGGCTTTCGGACTCTGGAAAATCGTATGCCTCTTCCTCGATTATAACTCTAACGAAACGAGCAATGATGCTCAGATAGAACAATATATCTCACCGGTTAATCTCCGTGCATCCGGCTATATCGCCAAGGTATGCTTCAGAGAACATCAGGAAGTACACAAGGGAGATACCCTCCTTGTGCTCGACGACCGGGAGTATCGTATCCGTCTGATGGAGGCTGAAGCAGCCCTCAAGGATGCCAAGGCAGGAGCCAATGTCATCAATGCTACAGAGCAGACCACCGAGACATCAGCTTCTATCTATCAGGCATCTATCGATGAAATAAATGTACGACTTGCCAAACTCGCCAAGGACTGCGAACGCTATCGCAACCTGGTAGAAAAAAAGGCGGCTACTCCTATCCAGCTCGAACAGTTGGAGGTAGAATATGCAGCCACCAGAAAGAAACTCGAAGGGGTAAAGAAGCAGCAGGCTGCTGCCTATAAGGGTGTAAATGAGGTAACTACCCGCAAGCAGAATGTGGCTGCCTCCATCGAGCGTGCCGAGGCTGCCGTAGAGATGGCAAAGCTGAATCTCTCTTACTGTGTGGTTGTGGCCCCTTGCGACGGTAAACTGGGTCGCCGCTCTATCGAGGAGGGGCAGATGGTGAATGCAGGAACCACCATTACCTACATCATTCCAACCAACAACAAATGGGTGATTGCCAACTATAAGGAAACCCAGATAGAGAATCTCTATGTAGGACAGAAGGTGCGTATGACTGTAGATGCCATCAGTAACAAGGAGTTTGAGGGTACGGTGACCGCCATTTCTGGTGCTACCGGTTCGAAATATTCGCTGGTACCTACAGATAATTCGGCTGGCAACTTTGTCAAGATTCAGCAGCGTGTGCCTGTAAGAATCGATTTCAACAACCTCAGCAAAGAGGATAATGAGCATCTTGCTGCCGGCATGATGGTGGTTGTCAAGGCTGAGAGAAAGTAAAAAACAGCTAGATGGAAATGAAGTAATATATGGAAGAAGAATATAAGAATTATCCGTTTTATGATTGGGTGCCCAAACCGCTCGGCATCATCTTCATGATCATCCTCTTCGTGCCGATGATTACGATGAGTGGCGTCTATTCTGCCAACAGCGGCGAGATGATGAGCGGACTCGGCATCCAGTCGGAATACATCGCCTTTGCTGGCTTCTGCACCTCGATAGGAATGGCGGCTTTCTCGCCGTTCTTCTATGATCTGGTGTGCATACGTAGAGAGAAGATGATGTGCATCGTGGGCTTCTCCATTCTCTTTATCCTCAGTTTCGTGTGTGCCCAGACCGACTCGCTGTTTATACTCGGACTGTGCAGTCTGCTGATGGGTTTTGTCCGCCAGACGCTGCTGATGGCGCATCTCTTCGTGCTCATCAGATATGGTTTCGGAATAGAAGCTACGAGGAATATCACGCCGGGATGCGAGCCTACTACCGAGGAAGCATGGGATGCGGTAGATTCGGAGAAGATGGTGTCGCAGCCGGTCATCTATCTCTTCTTCATGATTATCGGACAGTTGGGAACCTGGCTAACGGCATGGCTTGCCTATGCTTATGAGTGGCAGTATGTTTATCATTTCATGATGGCATTCATGCTGGCAGGCATCATCATCGTGTTCTTCACCATGCCTTATCATAAGTATCCGATGCCTAAGTTCCCGATAACGATGTCGAAGTTTGGCAATGTTACGGTGTTCAGTATCATGCTCTGTTCGTTTGCTTATGTCATGGTTTTCGGTAAGACGCTCGACTGGTTTGATGATCCTACCATCCGTTTCTCTTCGGTGGTCTGTCTTATCTTTACCGCTCTGTTCATCTATCTGGAGAAGACGCGGCGTTCACCTTATTTCATCATGGAGGTGTTCCAGCTCAGGGTCATCAACTACGGTATCCTGCTCTTCTTCCTGCTGATGGTCTGCAATTCGAGTGCCATGTTTGTCAACGTGTTCACCAATGTGAGTATGAAGATAGATAACTGGCAGAACGCCACGCTAGGCAACTGGGTGATGGTGGGCTACACCGTGGGACTGATATTTGCAGTTATCGCCAGAGCCAAGAATGTTCACCTGAAGTGGATGTACTGTCTGGGTTTTCTCTTTATCGGAGCCTATGCGCTGTACATGTATTTCGAGGTACAGAACGACGGCATGTATGAACGTATGAAATGGCCTATCATCATCCGTTCTACAGGAATGATGCTGCTCTATTCGCTCATCTCCACGATAGCCAACCAGCGCATGCCTTACCGCTTCATGTCAACCTGGGTTTGCATCATGCTTACCGTTCGTATGGTCATTGCCCCTTGCATCGGCTCTGCGCTCTATACCAATGTGCTTCAGCACAGACAGCAGTATTATGTAACCCGCTTTGCCCAGGATTACGACCGCACGAACATCGAGACGGCGAAGACTTACGACCAGACGGTGAGAGGCATGCAATATCAGGGCAAGAGTGTAACCGAGGCGCAGAATATGGCTGCCATGAGTACGAAGGGAAAGGTACAGGTACAGGCCACGCTGGTGAGTATCAAGGAGATGGCAGGCTGGACCTTCTACGGCTGTCTGCTGTGTGCCGGACTGATGCTCGTTCTCCCTTGGCGCAAGCGCAATATCAGGGAACTGACGCGCGAATATCTGCTGAAGAATGTAGATGTGAAATCCCTGGGAAGAAGGTAGGGGAGTGCTAAAATATCATAAAAGATACAGGCTGCTCATCTGATGAATGGATATTTTTGTTATCTTCGCAGTTAAATCTGAAGATAACAGATCCATATTCATCATGAAAATAACAGATAATATCATCATATATGAGGCTCATGAGTTTCCTCAGCTGTTGATGCAGCCTTTCTACTCCGACTATGTCGGAATCGTAATCTGTCATCAGGGGATGTTCCGTTTCTGCGTAGACGGAACATCCTTTGTTGCATCTGAGGGTGAAACCGTTTTCCTCTCCAAAGGAGTGATGTTTCATGTGCAGGAAACGGGCAAGAACCTCAAATATACCCTTCTTTTTTACCGTGCTGAACAGATTCGTCACATGTTGGGTAATACCGTGGTTACCATGCGTCTTTATGCTACGATTTATCCCAAATCCTGCCATGTCAGGACGACGGGCTATGAGGATATGCTTACTTCTTATGCCCTGATGCTGAGGAAACTGGAGCTGGAAAAAGAGAAGAGTGGTGAACTGGATGCCTATTGTGTGCATGAGCAGAAACTGTTGCTGATGGCTGTTACGTACCGTTTGTGCAGCATCTTCTCGGCATCGTTCAAGGCTGCCGGCAAGGAGATGGAGCGGAAGATAGCCATCTTTGAGTCGCTGGTGCTGCTGATAGAGAAGAACTATATGCGTGAGCGCAGTGTGGCTTTCTATGCAGACGAACTCTGTCTTACACCGAAATATCTGTCGGTACTGGTCAAGTCGGTTTGCGGTCAGACGGTCCAGCAGTTGCTTTTCAAGGCGATGATCCGTCGCAGTATCTACCTGATGAAGAACACCACGAAGACGATACAGCAGATAGCCAATGAACTCAGTTTTCCCAATGCTTCAGCCTTCGGAACCTTCTTCAAGAAACATACCGGTCTGTCGCCTAAGCATTACCGTAATTGGGAAGAGGGAATGAACCGAGATTTCATCCTATATCTATAAAATAAAAGAGGGACAGAGGATTTGTTCTGTCCCCTGTCCCGAAACTGTGATATAACTAAAACAACTGAGCGAAAGCTTCGGCTGTCTTTCCTGTATAGGTCTTCATCTCTGTAACCGGCTTGTAACTGAAATCCTTGAAGGCAAGGAGCTGTGTGGCAACAAACTGGTGGTCGTCAGAGATGCAAGCCTGTAACTTCATATTACCCATGCTGATGGCTGAAACAGGGAATTTGCTGATCGCTGTTTCTACATCCTTAGGGGCTGCACTGAGGATGTTCTCAAGCTTTCTTCCATCCTCTATAGAATATTCTTTCTCTTTTATCTTAATCACACTGTTGGTAGGTTGATAGATGAGCTTGACAGTCAAACCCATGAAACCTTTCTTTACCTGTACATCCTGGAGTGCCAAAACATCAGCACCCATCTCTAAATGATTAATCTTTGCCATAATTTTATACTGTTATTTTGCTTATTCTTAATTCTTGAAAAATAATATATATTGAACTGTTTTTTGTTTTGAATAGGGGTGTAACCAGTCTTATCGCAAATCTTAGGAAAGATGCGATAAACCTATATGAAATTTTAAAAAGAGAAAAGAATAAGCACTAACAGAGCAGATGTCGCAGGCAAATGACATAATACTTGCAGGCGACATCAAAGTGGATTGGGGCAGTTTCCTGTCGGAAAGGCTCTATGACACCTTCTATAGCTGATAAAAGGGATGATAAATAACGGATTCTATTTGTAAGCAATCTACTGGCAGTCTGACTGTTGTGCATGTTGCCACTTGGCAATAAGCGCTGCGGACGGCTGCTACAGATGCGGTAAGCAAGCTGTGAGGCGTTTTCAAGCTGTGCCTCAGGCTGGCTCTTGTCATACTCAACCTTCGCCAAACCATCTTTCTTATGGCTTGCATCTTCGGTATAAGAATCCTCGGGAGTAAAAGAAATAGGGGCAGCAGATACCTCTCCATAGCCTGAGAAGACCATGGATACCAGAAAAAGGATGTATAGTATCAACTGCCTCATATTAAATATATTATGGTGTCAGGATGAACTCCCGACACCAGGGATGATTAATAGCTTCTTGCGATGATGACACGGGCTACAGCTGGCTTGCCGCTTACCATATCTACACCTGGAGTCTGCTCGTAAGCGAAAGGCACGCAGCGGATGGTAGCCTGAGTCTCTTCCTTAATCTTAGCCTCGGTCTCGGCTGTACCGTCCCAATGGCAGAGGAAGAAACCACCGTCCTTCACACGCTTCTTGAACTCCTCGTAGTTGTCGCACTCATAAACGTGAGCATCACGGTAAGCACGAGCCTTCTCGAAGATATTCTTCTGGATGTCTTCCAGCATATTCTTTACGCGCTCAACGATACCGTCAAAGCTTACGTTCTCCTTCTCCAAGGTATCACGGCGCATAATCTCGATGGTGTTGTTCTCCAAGTCACGGCCACCCATAGCCAGACGAACAGGAACACCCTTCAACTCATAGTCAGCGAACTTGAAGCCAGGACGCTTGGCAGGGTTGTCATCATACTTCACAGTGATGCCCAACTCGCGGAGCTGGTCGATGACAGGCTGCAACTTAGCAGTAATCTGAGCCAACTGCTCATCGCCCTTGTTGATAGGAACGATAACCACCTGGATAGGAGCCAGCTTTGGAGGCAATACGAGACCGTTATCATCGCTGTGAACCATGATGAGGGCACCCATCAGTCGGGTAGAAACACCCCATGAAGTAGCCCATACGTACTCAGGCTTGTTCTCCTTGTTCAAGTAGGTAACATCGAAACTCTTGGCGAAGTTCTGACCCAGGAAGTGAGAAGTACCACTCTGGAGAGCCTTGCCATCCTGCATCATTGCCTCAATGGTATAAGTGTTGAGAGCACCTGCGAAACGCTCAGTCTCACTCTTCACACCCTGCAATACAGGAACACCCATGTAGTTTTCAGCAAACTCAGCGTAAACCTTGAGCATCTCCTGAGCCTTTGCCTCAGCCTCTTCCTTAGTGGCATGAGCGGTATGACCCTCCTGCCAGAGGAACTCAGAAGTACGGAGGAACGGACGGGTACGCATCTCCCAACGCATTACGTTACACCACTGGTTGCAGAGGATAGGGAGATCACGCCATGAATGGATCCAGTTCTTATAGGTGTTCCAGATGATGGTCTCAGAAGTAGGACGGATGATGAGCTCCTCATCGAGCTTTGCGTTAGGATCAACCTCAACCTCTTTTCCATCCTCTGTAGAACGGAGGCGGTAGTGGGTAACTACGGCACACTCCTTGGCGAAACCTGCCACGTGCTCAGCCTCACGAGAGAAGAAACTCTTCGGGATGAGGAGAGGGAAGTATGCGTTCTGTACACCTGTCTGCTTAAACATCTTGTCGAGCTGCTGCTGCATCTTCTCCCAGATGGCGTAACCGTATGGTTTGATAATCATACAACCACGAACTGGTGACAACTCAGCGAGATCAGCCTTTACTACCAAATCATTGTACCACTGACTGTAGTTGTCAGCGCGCTTGGTTAAATTCTTGAGTTCTTTAGCCATATTGCTTTATTCTATTTATTTTGTTTTTTATTTCTTCTGTTATATATATATTAAGGTATAAGCTTGAGCCTTCATCATCTGCTGGCGGCAGTTCATCTGTCTGCAGGTGTCTGAAATCCGACTTTTAGGGATTTTCCACCCCCAAATAGGTGATTTCCTAGCTCTATTTCGACAAATACCCTTAAATTTGCATGCAAAAATACAAAAAAATATTAGAAAACTCTCCATTATGGAGAAAAAAGAGTTATCTTTGCAATTAAATAACATAAATATAGGAGATTTTAAAATGAAAAAGACTAATTTTGCAGTTGCAGGCCTCTCTTTGTGCTTGCTTTTTTCAAGTTGTGGAACCAATCAGAAGACAGGTACAGCTGTAGGTGCCGGTTCTGGTGCAGCTCTGGGTGCTCTCGTAGGTGGATTGCTCAACAATAGCCATCGTGGTACCGGTGCTCTCGTAGGTGCTGCTATCGGTGCAGCTGTTGGTGGCGGTGCTGGTAACCTCATAGGAAAGCACATGGATAAGGTAAAGGCTGAGGCTGAACAGGTGAAGAATGCACAGGTTGAGACTGTAACAGATGCCAATGGCTTGTCTGCCGTTAAGGTAACATTTGCTTCTGGTATCCTCTTCCCAACTAATGGTTCTACTCTCAGCAGTAGCGCAAAGACTGATTTGGCTCAGTTTGCCGGTGTATTGAAGAACAATACCGACTGCGAGGTTTCTATCCAGGGTTATACCGATGCTACAGGTAATGATGGTATCAACTTGCCATTGAGCCAGAAGCGTGCTGAGGCAGTTTACAACTATCTCGCTTCTTGCGGTGTTACAAGCCGTCAGGTAAAGAATGTTCAGGGTTTGGGTTCTGCTAACCCTGTTGTTAATACTACTGCTGCTTGTGCCCAGAACCGTCGTGTAGAGGTTTACATGTATGCTAGCCAGGCTATGGTTAACGCAGCCAACAACGGTACATTGAAGTAATAACTTTCATGCTCCCGGGAGGGAAAAACTAAATAGATGATTTTGAAGAAAATCAAGAATATAGTAAAATGGGTGGTGGTGCTGTTTTTCAGTACCACCATTCTTGCTGTAGTGGCATATAGGTTCATTCCTGTGTATGTCACTCCTCTGATGTTTATTCGATGCTTCCAGCAAGTAGCTGATGGAGAGAGTATTACCCTGCATCATCATTGGATTTCGATGGATAAGATTTCGCCTCACATGCCTGTGGCGGTGATGGCGAGCGAAGATGCGAGATTCCTGAAGCATCACGGTTTCGACTTCAATGCCATCGAGAGTGCGGCGAAGAATAATGCACGTGGTGGAAAGGTGCATGGAGCCAGTACCATCAGTCAGCAGACTGCTAAGAATGTCTTCCTGTGGCCTGGCCGTTCATGGACCCGCAAGGGATTTGAAGTCTACTTTACCTTCCTCATCGAAATGATGTGGAGCAAGCAGCGCATCATGGAGGTTTATCTCAACAGCATTGAGATGGGACCGGGTATCTATGGTGTGGATGCGGTTGCAGAATATCATTTCGACAAGAAAGCGAAAGATCTGTTTCGTGGCGAGTGTGCGCTGATAGCAGCTACACTTCCTAATCCGCGCAAATTCAGTTCGCTGCATCCTAGCGCTTATATGAAGAAGCGCCAGCGACAGATAGAACATCAGATGAGATTTATCCCTACCTTCCCTCGTGAGGGTGAAGATTTCGACCCGGGCACGGCTGTGGGAGGATATAGGGGGAAGTGAAGAATGAAGAGTGAAAAATCTGGTAAATATTGATTAATGGATTTACTGAACGACTTGAACGAAGCGCAGCGTGCTGCGGTAGAATATATTGACGGACCTTCGCTGGTGATAGCCGGTGCAGGTTCGGGTAAAACGCGTGTGCTTACTTATAAGATAGCTTATCTCCTGAGCCAGGGCATGAAACCCTGGAGCATCATGGCGCTCACCTTTACCAACAAGGCGGCAAGAGAGATGAAGGAACGTATCGGAAAACTGGTGGGAAATGACCTCGCCCAGCATCTCTATATGGGTACCTTCCACAGCATCTTCTCCCGAATCCTGAGAGCGGAGGCTGAGCATATCGGCTTCAACAACAACTTTACCATTTATGACGAAAGTGACTCGCGCTCGCTGATCAAGGCGATAGTGAAGGAGATGGGGCTGGATGATAAGAAGTATAAGCCTGCTGCCGTTCATGCCAAGATTTCGATGGCGAAGAACAACCTGATGAGTGCTGCGGCTTATGACAGCGATGCGGCTATCTTCGAGCAGAACAAGCGTGCGCAGATGCCTGAGGTTGGTAAGATTTTCGTGGCTTACGTGCAGCGCTGCAAGCAGGCCAATGCCATGGATTTCGATGATTTGCTGACACTTACCTATCAGCTTTTCAGGGAACATGAGGATATTCGCCACAAATATGCCGCCCGCTTCGATTATGTCCTGGTGGATGAGTATCAGGATACCAATCACGTTCAGATGTCTATCGTCATGCAACTCTGTCAGGAGAAGCAGCGTGTTTGTGCCGTGGGTGATGACTCGCAGAGTATCTATAGTTTCCGTGGTGCCAATATCGATAATATTCTCAACTATCAGCGCCAGTTTCAGGGCACGCGTCTCTTCAAACTGGAACAGAACTACCGCTCTACCCAGACCATCGTTGAGGCGGCTAACAGTCTGATCAAGCATAACCGCAACCAGATTCCTAAGGATGTGTTCAGCGAGAATGCGAAGGGTGAGAAGATTCAGTATAAGCCTGCTTACAGCGACAAGGAAGAGGCGGCGATTGTGGCGAAGGACGTGAAGCGTATCCGGCGCGAGGATGGCTGCCAGTATAGTGATTTTGCCATTCTCTACCGTACCAATGCCCAGAGCCGCAGCTTCGAGGAGGAGTTCAGAAAGCAGGGTATTCCTTATCGCATTTATGGAGGACTGAGTTTCTACCAGCGCAAGGAAATTAAGGATATTATTGCATATTTCCGTCTGGTGGCGAATCCGGATGATGAAGAGGCTATCAAGCGTATTATCAACTATCCGGCTCGTGGAATCGGTGCTACTACGGTGCTGAAGATTGCTGACTGTGCCCATCAGAACCAGGTGAGTTTCTGGGAGGTAATCGGTGCCCCTGAGCGGTATGAACTGGCGGTTACCAAGGGTACGATGAACAAGCTGGAAACTTTCAGATTGCTAATTTCTTCGTTTATCGAACGGGCTCAAACTACGGATGTCTATGAATTGGGTGATGCCATTATCAAGGAGAGTGGCATCAGTCAGGATATCATGTCGGGCAAGGATGCCGATGATCTGGCACGTCAGGAGAACCTGGAGGAATTCTTGAGCGGTATGTCGGCTTTTGTGGAGGAACGCCGTGAAGAGGGTAGGTTTGATGAACTCTTCCTGCAGGATTATCTGCAGGATGTGGCTCTGCTTACCGATGCTGACAGCGATGGTGATAAGGATGAACCTCGTGTTTCTCTGATGACGGTTCATGCTGCCAAGGGTCTGGAGTTTCCTACGGTATTCGTGGTTGGTTTGGAAGAGAATATCTTCCCAAGTCCGCTTTCTGCTGCTTCGCTCAGAGAACTGGAGGAGGAACGAAGATTGCTTTACGTTGCCATTACTCGAGCTGAGAAACATTGTATCCTGACGAACGCCAAGAACCGCTGGCGATATGGCAAGATGGAGTTTGATAATCCGAGTCGGTTTATCGATGAGATTGACGGCAAGTTGATTGATAGCCAGGATGAGGCTGGTGGAAGCTTGTTTGGCTCCAGAGCTGATTCGATGTCTGACCAGCCGGAGTGGGCGAGAGCGCAACGTTCTCGCAGACCGTGGGAGGATGCTGAGCAGCCTAGATACAGTAGCAGGTATCAGAATTCCAAACCGGTAGCATCGCAGTTTGTAGCAGATCCTAAGCCTTCTCTCTTTGATGATGAACCGGAGACTTCACATACTTCCGGACGCTCGTCTGTTTCCGGACGCTCATCTCTCTCTGAAGGTAATTTCAAGTCTGTTAGAGCGCTGAATGCAGCTAAACGTTACATGGAGACGTATTCTTCTCATCCTGCTTCTCGCAGTACAGGATCTTCTGCAGCATCAGTTTCTTCTTCTGCAGCTTCATCTGCTGGCAGTTCTTCTTGTGGTTTGCAGGAGGGAATGAAGATTGAACATCAGCGTTTTGGACGGGGAACGGTGTTGAAGATTGAAGGTACTGGTGAGAATACGAAGGCTACGGTTGAGTTCGTTCATTCTGGCACCAAACAGCTTCTGCTGAAATATGCCAAGTTTACGGTAGTAGATTAAGTTCTGTAGTCTGATGTTTATATTTAAAGGTTTATCCTGTTTTGAAGTTCTCTCTTACAGGTAGAATCTTATAATATAGATAAAGAGTTATAAAAATAGATTGGGCAAGGTCATCTCTGGTCTTGCCCTTTTTGTTTCTATATACTATAAATTGAAAAAGCGTCCCCGCAGTAGCCTCACGGTTACTACGGGGACTTATATTACTAACATCTAACTTTAGCATTTTTGTTTAAACTTAAAAACGAATTCTTTATGAGAGTAATTTCTCCATTATCTATAAACATAAACCAAGTATCTCATATATTGCAAGTAACTTGTATCCTGCAAATATCTTGTATCCTTAAATGCAAGTTCTTAGAAAAGTTAAACCCATAAATCAGTATCTCTACTAATATCTTGATTATTTTTATTTTATTGCTTTTTGTCTGTTTAATATTTAATACTTTTAATTTACAATGCAAAGATATAAAAAAAATGGGTAAACTCCAAATTAATTTTGTTTTATTTTGTGTTAAATGGCTTTTATCGTACTTATGCGGCGTTTTTAAAGGATTAACTGGCAAAGTTAAAAGGGTGTATCATAAACATTCAAATGCTTTATGATACACCCTCTTTCTCAGGATTCTGAATTTTTTTTCGTGTTTATAACGCTTCGTCTTCAGGACGTGGCATCTGTGTCTGGGGCTTCTGTTTCTTGCCTGACTTCATGAATAGTTTCTTCTTCTTGAGCCATGCAGCCTTGCGTATTTCGTATTCTTCGCGATGACGCTCCAAAAAATTATCTGCCATGTTTCGTTTCCTTTTTTACTTTGCGTTATGAATGCTTATTCTTTTTCTTTAAACTTACTGTAAATCACCTTTATCTGTATAGGACTTGTCGCCTTGCCGTTGCTGTCGGTGGTTATTACACCTCTTTTCAGTCGGGTAGAAGCGAGTGACATATCGTGATTAATCTTGGAGATGACGGTAGTATGTCCCTGTGCGGTTGTGATGATGTTTACAGGAACCAGTACTACTTTATTCCAGTTTTCTCCCTTGCCCTTGTTCTTATACATGGCAGAAACCAGGTTGGCGATATTCTGGAATGTATAGGCATTCTTATAAGTACCTGTACTGCTGTAGCTTGTGGTATAAGAAGTACGGCTATCTGCCAACTTGCTCTTTTCGAAGAACGACTGCAAACTGTCTTTCTGAACCATCAGGATGGTGCTTGGTGTAGCAAAGTTGTATGGGTTGTCTTCGTTGTCATTGTTGAGTCGTGGGAAAGAGATGGTAGCTGTGTTGAGCGTATCCTTCTCATGACCTTTCATGATGTCTTCGATAGGGAGGGTAACCTCGGTGAAGATACCTGCTGGCGACTTGAGGTAAGTACAGTTCTGCTGACTTGCCAACTCCTCCAAGTTCGTGGTATCGTTCTCAATCTTGTTGAGCTGCAATACCTCTTCTGTACCATCGAAACGGTTGTATCCGATGCCTACAGCTATACTGTCTGTAACGCCGTCCTTTGCCTTGATGGTCTTGTGGCGGGTCCAGTAGAAGATAAGCTCTGTATTCCAGATCTTAGCCATGTTACCCGTACCGCCTACATTCTTGATGAAGAAGCCAGGGCAGACGTTGTGCAGGAACTTGTAGTTGGTCTTGAAGTACTCAGGATGTTCTGCGTATGTTTGCATGATGTAAGAACCATAGTTCTTGTATGTCTTACCATCTTTCTCATACTTCTTATTCAAGTAAATCTTGAAGTTCTTGACATCTGATGTATTGCTCAAGTTGTAATTACTGCTCCAATGCTGGTTGTTTTCGCTTACCCAGCCTTCCTTGAAGACATCATAATCAGAGTAATACTCCTTATCTTCTGCCATCGGCTTTGTCATCTCATAGGCTGTCACCTTCATTGGGGCGATAGTATCGCCGTAGCTGGCATTGTATGAAACCAGGAGGTAGCATGAGTCTGCTTCGATAGAACCTTTGTTTGCCTGCTTGATGTAATCGAGTGTATCTATAGAGAAAGTAGGCAATACGCTCAACTGGGTCATGTAGTCACCCTTTACATAGTTGCCGGTTTCCGGGTCTTTCATCTTACCGATGAGACCGCTGTTGTTGCGGCTCAATACGGCACCTGAAACCATAGACTTTGTAGCTACAGGAAATACTGCGCTAGTGATGTTGATGTTGTCAATATCGTTAGTGATGCTACCACCGATTCCCTCGGTGGTGTCATCACATGCAGCGAAAGTAAGCGCTGCTATTACTAATACTGTTAAGAGTCTTAAAATTTTCATTATCCTTGTATGTATGTGTCTCTGTTGTCGGAATTTTATTCTGCGTCAGGACAAACCTTGTTGATGAAGTCTGCGTATGGCTCCTGGATATCTTCTCCCGGATAAGCCAGTACAGGCTTGTTCTTCTCCTTCGCATAATCAAAGAGAATCTGGTTCGCTTCTTCTTCACCTTCTACCACACCGTCGCTGTAGTCGATGGCGAGTTTGCCTAGCTCAATGAAGTTGAAGTCGTCCTGATAGCCGTCGAGCAGTTCAGACTTGGCATCGCGGAAGGCAACGCAACGTTTGAAGTTGGTACCCAGTTCACCCTTGAGTTCGTTGGTATAGAGAGCGGTAATCACCTTTGATTCTGCAAATGAAGGCTCTTCGCTGTAGGCTGTCTTTACATAGAATGGTACTACTGCGCTAGCCCAACCCTGGCAGACGATTACATCAGGCTGCCAGCGGAGCTTCTTTACGGTTTCCAATACGCCACGTGCAAAGAAGATAGCTCTTTCTCCGTTGTCGGCATATTCCTTTCCGTTTTCATCGGTGCCCATCTGGCGGCTCTTGAAATAGTCGTCATTATCGATGAAATAAATCTGCTGTCGTGTTGTTGGTATAGATGCAACCTTGATGATCAGCGGATGGTCTGTATCATCTATGATAAGGTTCATACCAGACAGGCGAATGACCTCGTGCAATTGTCCGCGACGCTCGTTGATGGTGCCCCACTTAGGCATGAAGGTGCGGATCTCAAAACCTGCTTCCTGCATCTTCTGAGGCAGTTCGCGTCCCATGATTGACATGTGAGACTCGGCTACGTATGGGTCGATCTCCTGATTGATAAATAATACTTTTTTTGCCATAAAAATTAAATTTTATTCTTACGAATTACGTGCAAAGGTACAAAAAAAACTTCAAATAGGGGCATTTTTTCTCCGAAATTCATTATTTTCGGCATTAATTCGCATATTTTTAGGTTTTTTCTTTCTCATTTGAGAAAAAAGTTGTTATTTTGCACCCGAAAACAGATTATGACGATGAAAGTATTCAATAAGATTGTTGACCTCCAGAACGAACTCTTCATGTGTCGTAAGGAGGGAAAGGAAATCGGCCTTGTGCCAACTATGGGTGCGCTGCATGAGGGTCACGCCTCTCTTGTTAAGCGCAGTGTGAAGGAAAATGGCGTGACTGTGGTTTCTGTGTTCCTGAATCCTACACAGTTTAATGATCAGGGTGACTTGGATCGCTATCCTCGTACCCTCGATGCTGACTGCAAGCTCTTGGAGGCTTGTGGTGCTGACTATGTGTTTGCACCATCGGTGAAGGAGATGTATCCTACACCAGATACACGCCACTTTGAGTTTCCACCTGTTTCTACCGTGATGGAGGGTGCCAAGCGCCCGGGTCATTTCAATGGTGTATGTCAGGTAGTGAGCCGTCTTTTCTATATCGTTCGACCAACTCGTGCTTATTTCGGTGAGAAGGATTGGCAGCAGATTGCTGTCATCAAGCAGCTCGTGAAGTACATCAACAGCGATGTGCAGATTGTGGAGTGCCCTATTGTCCGTGATGAGGACGGTTTGGCTAAGAGCAGCCGTAATACTTTGCTGGCTCCTGATGAGCGTGCCATTGCGCCAAACATCTATAAGGCCCTGAAGGAGAGTGTGGAGTATGCCAAGACTCATACCGTACAGGAAACTCACGATAAGGTGGTTGCCGACATCAATGCTGTAGAGGGTCTGGAGGTAGAGTATTTCCAGATTGTGGATGGCGACAGCCTGCAGGATGTTTCTTCATGGGAGGATAGTGCCTATGTGGTAGGGTGCATCACCGTTTATTGCGGTAAGACTCCTATCCGTCTCATCGACCATATCAAGTATAAGGGATAATTCCTCGATAGATATTCTTTATTAAGTTTAATCCGTAACAGATCAAGTAATAACAGAACAATGCAGATAGAAGTATTGAAGAGTAAGCTCCATTGTGTGACCGTAACTGAGGCTAACCTGAATTATATGGGTAGCATCACCATCGATGAGGACTTGATGGACGCTGCTAATCTGATAGCAGGCGAGAAGGTTCAGATTGTAGACAACAACAATGGTGAGCGCTTGGAGACCTATATTATCAAGGGTGAGCGTGGCAGCGGTTGTATCTGCCTGAACGGTGCTGCAGCCCGCAAGGTGCAGGTGGGCGATACCGTCATCATCATCGCTTATGCCCTGATGGACTTTGAGGAGGCTAAGACCTTCAAGCCAACCGTAGTATTCCCAAAAGAGGGAAACAGGGTTTAATATTCAATGGAAACAAAAGAAAGGGTGTGTCATGGACTTATGGCACACCCTTTCTTTTGTTATGGTGAGGACGAATCACATCGCTCTTGTTCACCACGTTGTCGCCATCCTTGGCGCTGATAGGGATAAATAAGGTGTAATTACTATATAATTTAAGGTGTAATTGCGATGGGTTAAGGATAGATCTCGATATGGCTGCTGCCGGAGTTGCCATTCTTGATAATCCTTATCTGGGTGGTGATGCGCTCGCTCATCGTGTCGGTATGACTGATGACGCCCACCTTCTTGCCTTGCGAACTTTGCAGCATGGCGAGGGAGTCGATGACGGTGGCTAGGGTATCAGGGTCGAGGGTTCCGAAGCCTTCGTCGATGAACAGGTTCTCGAAGGAGATGTTGCGGGAGGACAACGCCGACAGGCCCAAGGCTAGACCCAGACTCACGATGAAGGTTTCGCCACCTGATAGGGAGGTGGTGTCTCGGATATCGTCGGCACGGTCGTGGTCGATGACTCGAATGCCCAGCGAATGCTTTACCTGCTGCAGTTCGTAACGGCTGTTGAACTTTCTGATTTCCTGGTTGGCGTGCGCTATCAGGAAACTGAGCGTATAGCATTGGGCTATCTTGCGCAGCGTCTTTCCGTCTGCTCCGATGGCATCCGTAATGGCTGTCCAGTCATCCTTTTCCTGTGTTACGAGATTCAGAGCCTCAGCCTTGTCGCCCAACTGCTTCACGGCTTCCTGATGGTTCTGCATCCTGGCGTTGGCAGCAATCAGTTCGTTGCGCTGGCTTCTTTCCTGATACTCCTGCTGAATGGCTAGGAGAGCATCACGGGTTTGGGCAGGCTGATGTTCCAAATGCTGCTGATGCGCCTTTTCTGCACTCTGGTAAAGAGCAGTTGTTGAGGCCACAGCCTTCTCTTTTTCGTCCTTTTCCCGTCGGATAGCGTTCCAGTCTTCGGCAGAGTGAAGCATCTCTCGGATGATATTTCGGTCGATGAATCGTGGTTCGATGCTCTTTTCTTCAAGCTGCTTATTGTATTCCTCAATCCAAAGGTCGAGCTTCTTTTTCTTCGCCAGCAGATTCTCTTTCATCGTCTTGTTCTGAGACAGCATGGTTTGATGCGAACCTTTACTGTTGGCGAGTTCAGCCTTCAGTTTGTTGATATTCTCGTTCTGGTTATCTGCTACTTTCGTAGCCTCATCCTTTGCTGCTGTCAGTCTTTGTTCAGCCGCGTCTGGTTCTTCGCCATTCAGAATCTGCTTGTATTTCTCCTGCCATTCCTCCATTTCCTTCTTGGTACTATTCCATGCCTGAAGGGCTTTCCCGTAAGCCTCCTCCTTGCTCTTCTGCTGCGAGATGAGGTTGGTGGTAAGTGCTTTCTGCTCAGCCAGTTTTGTGGCGCAGATTGAAGTGTTTTCTTGGGCTTTGTTCTGTATAGTTGAAGCCTTGCTTTCATACGCAGCTTCATCCTTTACAGCCTTATCCTTGAGTTGGGTCAGCCGTTCTATCTCTTTCTGAATCTTGTTAAAGAGGCTCAGTTTGCTGCTCGCATCTTTCGCCTTGTTTTCATAGATAGGCAAGAGCGATTTCAGTTCTGCCTCTGCTTTCGGAATCTTTGGATACTGGGCGATGAGCGCCTTCCAATCCTCTTCGTAAGTTGCTATTTCTCCCAAGAGCTTTTCCTGTTGTTTCTGGAGCGTCTGTACTTCGCCGTCGTTCTGTTTTCTCTCGCCGGAAAGGTTCTTCTCCTCTTTCTGCTGCAGTTTCAGCAGATTCTCCTTGACTTTCAGAAGTTGAGAGAGTTCCGTGGTGGCTTCCTCAAACTGTCTGTTGTCGGTATGATAAGGATGGGTCGTGCTGCCGCAGAGCGGACAAGGTTTGCCTTCGGTCAGGTTGGCACGATGAATCTCCCATTTCTCACTCACCATGAGGGTATAGGCATTTCTCAGCGTCAGGGTCTCTTGTGTCAGCGCCTCGATGGTCAACTTGCCCAGGGCTGCATCTATCTCCGCGTTTCTCTTTCCCAAGACCTGGATTCGCTCCTCATTCTTCTGCTTTTCTGTTGTGGCAGCATCGAGATGAGCCACAACCTTGATGGCTTGCTGGACATCCTGTAGTTTCCTGTCGGCTACAGTCTTGCTGTTCTGCAGTTCCTCTATGTTCTGTCCGACAGTCTTATTTCTTTCCGTCTCCCAAGCCTGTTCAGCGGCTTGCGTCGCTTCGTGCAGAACCTGTTTCTGCTTGGCAATCTCTTCCTGTGTCGCTTTGAGAGCAAGGTTCGCTTTCTCCGTTTCAGCTTCCCATTTTTGGATGTTTCGGGCGTTTTCCTCCACATCTCTTTGGGCAGTTAGATTCTCTTTCTGTGCCAACTCCAATGCCTCTTCCTTTTCTTTCAGATTCGGCATAGCCGCTTCCATTTTTGTTTTCAGCGCCCTTGCTTCAGCGATGACCGGCAGCGCCTTTTCCAGCTGTTCCTGTGCCTTGCTTACTGCTTTCTTCAGACTAGCGAGAGTTTTCTCGCTTTCGTCGATGGCAGACTCTTGACTTTTGATGTTTCCTTCCGCTTTCAGAATGTTTTCTTCCTGCTCGTGGATGCTTTGCGTCTGTCGCTCTACTTCCTGCAGCTGGTTGACGGCTGGCTGTACTTCATCGTGCAACTGCAGACGGAGAATCTGGGCTCGCATCGCTTTAATGGCATCAGCTGCTTGCTCCATATCAGTCTGGTAGATAGCGATTTGCTTGATTTGCTTATCGTTTTCCTCAAACCATTGCAGGCCTTTCGAGATGGCTTGCAACTGGCTGTCGAGTTCCTTCTCAGCCTTTTCCAAGCGGTCGATTTCCTCCTTCAGTTGGGCGAGTTCTTCATCGTTCAGCAGGTTCTGTTTTACGGCTTCCACCGATGCTGCCATCTGGTTGTAGGCATCCGTCGCCTGGTCTTTCGCCTTCTTGATTTCAGTAGCGATGTTCGTATAAGTTTCCTCGCATCCGATGAGTTTTTCCAGGAGTTCGTACCGTTCGTTTTCCTTTGCTGTCAGGAAGTTGGCAAACGAGCCTTGGGCGATGAGTACGGTACGGAGAAACTGGTCGTAGTCGAGTCCGATGATGTTCGGCAGCTCGTTCCAGTCGGCAGCTTCCTCTGTTATCTCTTCGCCGTTTCTCGTGATTTTATAGAGCGCAGTCTTGGCGTTCTCGTAGCGCACTCTCTGGAATCTGACGTGCCATTCTGCGCGGTAGATGCTGCCGTTGTTGGCAAGGAAGGTGAGTTTGCTGTAGCCCTCTTTCTTGCCACGTGTCAGGATGTTTCTACTGTCGGTAGGTGCCAGACGGTTACTTTCGCTGGCATCGGCAGCTCCGAAAATCTCGATGTTCTGGTTCTTGTCGCCTTTCTTCCTGGGGTAGCGAGGGGCGCGGTTGTAGAGGGCAAGGCAGATAGCATCGAGTAGGGTAGACTTGCCACTTCCCGTCGGACCTACGATGCTGAAGATGGTACTCTCGCCTAAGGCACCTTCTTCAAAGTTGATGACCTCGCCTCCCTGTTTGTCAAGCGAAGCGAGGTTGAGTATTTCGAGTTGTAGGAATTTCATAATGATGATGTCGTTAATAAATCGGATAACATTTTCTCCTGTCTTTCGTTCATCGGAGCGTTGTGTCTGATGGCGAAGGCTTCTTTCAGCGTGTCGAGCGGAGGACGGTTGATGATGTCTTCTATGCTGGTGATGTGCTGGGAACCCTGGATGGTGGAGAGGTCCAGTTGCGGGATGATGCGCTGGATTTTGCAGAGCACGGCATCCTTTTCGTTGACGAGTTTCTCCAGTTCCTTGATGTCATCGCTGGTCAGTTTCTCCTGTTTCACCTTCAGCATCACGTAGTCGAAATGGTCGCTCAGTTCGCCGTCGGTTCTCTCCGAGAGTTCAGAATTGATGACCTTCTGCCATTTCTTGAAGGTCAGTTCTTCCTCATTTTCGGGCAGGATGCGGAGGGCGTGCTGAGGCTTGTATTCCAGGAAATCTACTTTCCATTCCTTGCTCTTGCCGGTTTCCTTTCCTTCCTCCTCTTCTCCGTGTTTTATGGTGATGAGGTCGATGCCGTGGGTGTAGTCTTTCTCGGCAAACGACATCGGGAGGATACTTCCCGTATATCTTGCCCAGTCGGTATTCCAGATATGTTGCCGTTTGTGGATGTGTCCGCAAGTCATATAGTCGGGATGTTCGTTCCATCCTTCCAGGTCCACTTCCTCCTGTCCGCCGATGATGATTTTCTCGCTCGCATCCTTTTTGGCGATGTCCGAACCCTTGGCGTACATGTGTGCCATCATGATGCACTTCCTGCCCGGGTATTTCTTTCGAGCCTCAGCCGTCAGTTCTCTCAGAAAGTCGTTGACTCCCTGCGAGTAGCTGGCGTTCTGCACCACATCGCTTCTAAGGAAAGGTATGGCGAGGATGATAACTTCTTCTCCTGCCTCGTTGGTTACGGGGATGATGAGGTCATCGAAGGAATAGATCCAATGTCCGCCGGTTTTATTATCGTCCTCGCTTTCTCCCTGCTTCCAGATTTTCCTTACGTTTCCTCTTATTTCCACATGGTATCGGGTGAGCAGCGGACGGGGCGCCTCCAGTCGGCTGGCGGAATCGTGGTTGCCGGCGGTAATGATGACCTGCATGTTCGGGCACAGTTGGGTAGCATCGGCAAGAAACTCGTAATAAACGGTCTGTGCCGCTGCCGATGGATTTCCGTTATCAAAGATGTCTCCTGCTATGAGGAGAGCATCGGGCTTTTGTCCAGCTATCTGCTCCAGGAGCCATTTCAGGAAATGCTTGTGTTCCGGCAGACGGTCGTTGCCGTGAAACAGGTTGCCCAGGTGCCAGTCGCTGGTTGCTAATATCTTCATACTCATAAGAATGTCTAATCTTAGTCTTTTGCTTTGTCTTTGGTTTGCAATCCTTTGACCTTTGGTTTGCAATCTGACTACAAAGTTAACACAATTATTTGGGATACGCAAAGAAATAAGCTCAAAAAACGAAGAATTATGGCCGGAAAAGTAAAGATATTCAGGAAAAGTCTTGTTTTATATCTGATAAAGTTGTATCTTTGCAAGGTAGAAATCTTCGTTCACCGACGTTGAACCGACATTCAGCGACGTTGAACCGCCGTTCATCGACGCTGAACGGACATTCGGCGTCGGTGAACGGAGATTTCTCCTAGGATTAAATACTTTTCTTCCTAGGTTTGTGGTCTTTTCTTCTTAGGTATGATCATAAATACTGTAGGATGCAAAGACTGCTGCAATAAGGAGTGATAACCATCTTAATAAGAAAGGAAACTGATATGGCTAAGTACAAGTTGCAAGAGTTGAATGATTTGCGTGATGAAGGCAAGCGCAGAGTTTATCCCAAGATGGTGACCAACCGGACACTATCCCGAAAAGAGTTCGTCAAGATGATGCAGAACTACCATCGCGGTATTTCGGAAAGTACCACGGAGGCTGTATTGACCGATGTGGTTGATATGCTGACAGACATGCTCTCCATGGGGTACAATGTGAATCTGGAAGGTTTCGGCACCTTCTCCCTCTCCCTCGCTTTCGAGGATGAGAAGCCTAGGGAAATTCTGAATCCAGATGATAAGATGACGTATCGCAAGGTGGGCGTGAAGGACATCAACTTCAAGGCGTCTCCTGAGTTTATCAAGGATGTGAAGCGTGAAACTGATCGTGACCTGGAGCGTGATATGGGTGGTGTAAAGGTTATCCGTAAGCAGCTCTATTCCAAGGAAGAGCGCATCGCCCGTGCCCTGGAGGTGATAGAGAAGAACGGAGTCCTCACCCTAGGCGATTATGCCTCCATCAACAACCTGAGCCGTACTTCCGCCTCTATGGAACTGAAGGAGCTGACAAATGACAAGACTTCGCCGATAGATTCACTAGGCCGCGGCAGCCATAAGGTTTGGGTAAAGAGAAAAGAATAAATGCAACGATAGTATTAAAATAGATGTTTAATTTAAAGTCCAAATAATTATGAAGCAGATTACTATAGATTTTAAGAACGCTTTTGATTGTTCCAAGAAGGAAAAGTC
>Mack_p2__coassemble_2732_pt1 | contig 8267 bp, 4 predicted proteins | sample Mack_p2__metabat2_high_PE_048 | metagenome-assembled genome bin Mack_p2
TTTTTTAGCCCTTTTGGGCTTGAAAACCTTGGGATATGATGCCGAAACCTATGAGATGCTGGGAAGAAACCTATGAGTTATGATGAAAGAAACTATGAGTTGTGGGGGAGAAAACTATGACTTATTTTTTTTAACAATCCAAGATGAGAAAACGAAAATGCGGAAAAAAGTCCCGATAGTGGTGCCAAAAGTTGCTTTTTTAGGCACTTTTTGCACCACTATCGGGCTTTTGGCAAATGAAACTTACTATCATGCGTTATCCTGCCTTCGATACACTCTATGCCATAGTATTTTAGCGTAGAAGAGACTGAAAGATACTGAAACTTGTAAAATAAGGCGTTCTGAATACCCCGAAACATGTAAAATAAGGCACTCTGATGAGTTAAAAACATGTAAAATAAGGCTTTCCTCATTATTTTTTCTTACCTTTGTTCGCCCCGAAAAAACAACGGGATTGGGTTGTGGAAAGGGGGAAAGAGAAAATAGAGATAAATATAAGAAATGAACAAATTAAAAGCTTTATTGGGTTTCGACCCAAAGACTACTACGGTCAAGACTGAGTTGGTTGCTGGTATGACTACCTTCCTGACCATGTGTTACATCCTGGCAGTAAACCCTACCATCCTTGCTACCACAGGTATGGACAAGGGAGCTCTCTTTACTGCCACAGCTATCGCTTCAGCCATCGCCACCTTCCTGCTGGCTTTCATGGCAAAGTTGCCTTTCGCCCAGGCTCCTAGTATGGGACTGAATGCCTTCTTCGCCTTCACCCTTTGTCAGGCTATGGGCTTGACCTGGCAGCAGGCTTTGGCGGTGTTGCTCGTAGAGGGTATCATCTTCCTTGCCATCACCTTTCTCAATATCCGCGATAAGATATTGGAGTGTATTCCGAAGAATCTCCGATTCGCCATTTCGGCTGGTATCGGTATGTTTATCGCTTTTATCGGTTTGAAGAATGCGGGCATCATTACTGCCAATGCGGATACTTTCGTGCAGCTCGGCAAGTTTACACCAGTCAGCATCCTGGGTCTCATCAGCATCCTGCTCTGCGGCTGTCTGATGGCGAGAAGAGTGAAGGGCTCTTTGTTTATCGCCATCATCATCTCTACATTGATAGGTATTCCGATGGGCGTAACCCAGTTCTCTGACAACTGGATGCCGGTATCTACCCCTCACAGCATCGCTCCTATCTTCTGCCAGTTCGATTTCACCGGCTTCTTTACTCCTAAGATGTTCATGGTGGTATTCTCCCTGTTGCTTGTCAATATCTTCGATACCATCGGAACGGTTCTGGGATTGGTTTCCAAACTCGGTGTCAAGGAAAATGAGAAGGGCGAGATTCCGGGTGTGAAGGAGGCGATGATGAGTGATGCCATCGGTACTACAGCCGGTGCATTGCTGGGTAGTTCTACCATTACTACTTATGTGGAGAGTGCTTCGGGCGTTGCCGAGGGTGGTAAGTCGGGCTTGACATCTTTCTTTGTGGGTTTGATGTTTATCCTGAGCATCTTCCTGGCTCCAATCTTCCTCCTGATTCCGAGCGCAGCCACCAGTGGTGCCCTGGTAATGGTGGGTGTATTGATGATCGATTCGTTCAAGAAGATTGAGTTGGAGGATATCTCCGAGTCATTCCCTGCCTTTATCACGATGATTACGATGGTGCTCTGCTACAGTATTGCCGATGGCATCTGCCTTGGTATTCTGAGCTATGTATTGATTAAGATGATGGTGGGCAAGTTCAAGGATCTGAATCCTACGCTGTATATCCTGAGCATCTTCCTGCTCTTCAATTATGTTTTCGGTTAATTAAACGACAGATAAAAAACGAGGCGGCAATCTGCATCACGCAGGTTACCGCCTTCTCTTTTCTAACTAACTTTCTTATCAACTATTCAAAATGTTATTACCTATATATGGATTCCAGGGCATCCTGCCCTGTGTAGTCTGTTATTTCAAACGGATGATATTCAGCGAGCTGGCTGGAATCTCTACCGTTGCACCGTTCTTCTCTGTAGTTACGTAGTTTTCTACAGGATAGATATTGGTAGGATTGTCGATGGTGTTCTCCTCCAGACCATTCTTGGCAGAAAGGCGGATGAGCTTGCCATTCTTGATTTCCTTGCCTTGAAGATTAATCTTCGCTGTGGTGTGCTCGGTGCTGGTGTTGGCAATCTTCAGGATTACCTCGCCCGTCTGTTCATCAAGTGTGGCTGTAGAGAAGATGCCAGGAAGGGTGTTTGCCTTCAACTTGGTAGAGAATATTTCCTTGCCATCCAACTTGGCGAAGATGCTGTCGCCTACTACTTTCAGCTCGATGTCATACCACTTGCCGATCTCGATGTTGCCTGGGGTAGTAGCTATCTGGCTCTTGGCACCATTCACGATAGACTCCACACCGTGCTGGGTATTGTTCCAGCCACCGAGGTTCAACCAGCAGTAGTTGTTCTTATCCACGTAGTTGAAGATGATAAGGAAGCCTTCGTTTCCGGCATCCTTCTTCGCGCGCACCTTATATATATAGCCGTTGCTGGTAATCTCGCCTGGGTTCAGACGGATGCAGCTTTCTTCGTTGCTGGTCTGCTTGATGAGGCTACCCTCTGTCTTCCACTGTCCACGGATATCGGTAGGCAACTCCTGCAAGGTCATCGGCAGCGCCTTGCCGTTCTCATCGCTGTAGCCCTTGTCCTCGAAAGAAACCTGAGTGCCCCATGTTCCCATACCTACACGGCAGATAGCTGGCTTCACCTGGGTCTGCTCATATTTGTATGGATTCTCCTGGCTCACCTTCAGTACACGGGTACCGATGTTGTTTGCCATCACGTTCTGAACGTAGTAAGATGGAGTTCCGAATACCTTGTCTGATGTATACTGAATCATATCCGGTGCCCACATACGGTTGTTGAGGTTGGCGAAGATAGGAGCGTAGGATGCCATGGTCACGATGTCAGAGTTGTTCTCGATGCCCATCATATAGACAGCCTCACCGAGTGCAGCATCGAGTGAACCCATATTGCCGAAGCCCTGGGTTACGGCATATTCACCTACATAAATCTCGCTGCCCTTACGGTCGTAGTTATCATACTTGTTGAAGTTCTCGGCAAACCAGGCAGGATTTCTGTAGTAGTGCTCGTCGAGGAGTTCTACGCTCTCGTTGCTTTCCCACTTAGGATTGTCATCGCCCCAAGCCACCACGTTACCGATGAGGTGCATCTTAGGATATTTTGCCAGAACCGCATCCTTGAACTTCTTGAAGCGCTCGTAGTAATGGTCGCTCTGAGCCGCAGGATCCGGCTGGTTGTTCTCATTACCAATCTCCAGATACTCGATATTGTATGGTTCCGGATGACCGTTCTTAGCACGGAGCGCACCATATTTAGAGGTAACAGGACCGTTGGCATACTCCAGGGCATTCATGCACTCATCAATCCAAGGCTGGATGCTGTCTACAGGAGTCATACCGCCGTGCCACAAACCTACGTTTACAACATAGAGAGGCTTGGCGTTCAGATCCTCGGCAAGCTGCAGATACTCATCGAATCCCATACCGTCGCTGGTACGGTAGCGCCAGTTTACGTTCTTATGGCCCGGACGTTCTTCGATAGGACCGATAGTCTTCTCCCAATGGAAAGCATTCTCAGGAGATTCCTGTCCCTCTACGTAGCAACCGCCAGGGAAGCGGACGAACTTAGGATGGATGTTATAGAGAAGCTGAGCCAGGTCAGGGCGCAAGCCATTCTCGCGATTCTTGAAAGTAGGAGGGAAGAGGCTTACTACATCGAGAACGATGGTACCCTTTCCGTCGGCTACGAGTTCAAACTGAGCCTTGGCATCGTTTCCGTTGGCAGTCAACTCAGCCGTATATTTGGTCCACTTCTTGCCAACCTTGGCATTGAGGGTGGTTTCTGCGTAAACCTTGTCGCCCTTGGCGTTGGTGAGGCGAGCCTTCAATCCGCCCTTGTAGCTACCCTTAGCCCAGAAAGAGAGTTTATAGGTTCTGCCCTGCACGGCGTTGATTCCCCAGAAACCCTCATTGATGAGAGAGGCTGTAGCTGCAGGCTTGGCAGCGATGGTAAGCTGGAGTGCCTTGCCCTGTGCATTGTTGAGCAAACCCTTATTGATGAGTTGTGCATTGATCTTTGCACCTTCTTGAGCGGCAGTTTTCCAGGTAGGAATATTCTTGTCATCGTCTTCGAAAGAACGGTTGCTGATGAGTTCGGCATAGAGACCGCCATCTGCAGCATGGTTGATATCCTCGAAGAAGATACCGTAGAGGTTAGGAGATACCTTGATACCTGGGTTAGAGGCATCTACATTGATGGAAACCTGTGCGTTGGATGCCAAAGCACAGGCCAACACTGCTGAAAGTAAAATCTGTCTTTTCTTATTCATTTCTTATTCTTAGGTTTGTTTGTTTACTTGTTGGTTGGCATGAAATCAAGCTAAGTCTGAATTCATGCCGCTATTAATACACAGTTGCAAAAGTACACAAAAAACACAAAGAAGAGGTGGACAAAAAGCGAATTATAGTGTAAAAGGTGGATTTTCTGATGAAAATCCACCTTTTTGTCGATTAACTTTGTGTATATTAGGCTTTGCGAAAGAATAGAAAGTGTTGGTAGACTTCCTGCGGAAGTTGGGAACAGAATTCGTTAAATTAACCAAAATCTAAAACTTGAACCAATTTGAACAAGGCGGTTTATAATTAGATTGTGTAACTTTGCATCCATAAATGAGATTCTAATTTCTATTATAAAATATGAATGACAGTTTAATTAATTATTTAATTTATGTAAGTTCTCTTTAAAAGTGTAAAGTTCTATAATTATCAAATATTCATAAACTATGAAGAAAAAGCAAATGAAAGCAAGTCTATTACTTGCGTCTTTATTGACGTTGGGTTTCTCGGTAACTGGGTGTACAAATGACGATTATGATTTTGACCAGATTGATGCTACGATGGGATTTGGTAGTGGCGAATTGGAAATACCTGCCAGTTCTACCATGAACATTCCTTTGTCTGATATTCTGGAACTCGAAGAGAATGGTAGTGTGAAGATTGCCGCAAATGGTGATTATCTGTTCCAATTGACAGGTTCTGGTGCATCATCTGCTTCACCAATGATTTCTCCTATTGTTCTGAGGGGTAATTCTTATTCTAATACGCTAACCTTAAATGCCAATTCTGCTGCCAAGTGTACCCGTGCAGCTGGTAGTCATCTCAGTTTTGTCTCTCCTAAGGAGTTGATGTTTAAATATAATGGTACGGATGCTGCTGTGAAGATCCTGAAAAGTGCTGAGGTGGCTGGCGAAATCGAACTGAAGATTAATCTCACTCTTGGTGGTCTTTCTTCTGCCATCACCAATATTGATAAGGCAACCCTCACCCTTCCTGGCTATCTGGAGATTTCACATGTCTCTGGTAATGGCAATGGCGTTCCTATGGTTGATGGTTCGAAGATTATGGTGAAGGATGTTTCTACAAGCAGCAACCTGCAACTCACCATCAAGGCTAAAAAACTGGATTTTGAAAAACAGGATGCCTATGGTAAGGTCGTTATCGGCAATAATGGCTCAATCAGGATGGATGGTTATTTCGCCCTCGGTATTGAGGCTAATGTAACGAGGGTTCCTACATCTGCACTGACCATCGGTGCCAACGTGAATGTCAATGATATTACCTTGAAGTCTGCTACCGGTATCTTCGACCCAGAAATCAATATCTCAAGCTTGGGTGATGTATCTGTGACTGGCGTTCCTGACTTCCTTTCAGAAGATGGCGTAAGAGCAGACTTGGATAATCCTCAGATTATTCTTTCTATCCAAAATGATATGGATGCAGCGGCAAATGTGAGTGCAAAGGTGATTTCTACCAAGAACGGTCAGAACTTGGCTACCGTGCAACTCCCTGAGATGAATATCTGCAAGACTACTGTTGCGCCAGTGACCAAGATCTGTATCTGCCGCCATAAGACTGCAGAACTGACTGCTCAGTATGGTGCTGCCAATGTATATGAGGTGAGCAACCTGGCTACACTCATCAACCAGCATATTCCAGACCACGTACAGATTACCAATGTAGAGGCAAAGGCTGATCTCAGTCAGGAAATGACTATCGAGTTCGGCCGCAATTATCGTATCGAGCCAAGCTACGAGATTTATGCACCGTTGGCATTTGCCGAGGATGCAGTCATCGAATATGCTGATGATTTCGACGGTTGGAATGATGATCTGGATGATCTGGAATTGTCTGAAGGAACTTATGTTCGACTGACAGCCGATGCGCAGAACCTGGTTCCTGCTACCCTCATCGTAGAGGCAACTCCACTCGGAGTGGATGGTACTGATATCAGTAACCTGATTGAAGTGAATGTCAAGAAGGGTACTGTGAAAGCATCTGCTGATGGCGTGACAGCCGTGAACTCTCCGCTGGAAATAGAACTCCGTGAAAAGGTAAAGGGCGGATTGCAGAAGCTCGACGGACTCTCTTATAAGGTAAAAGGTAAGGCAAGTCATGATGGAACTACCGTGACCGGTATCAACCTCAACTCTGAGAAGCATACCCTGAAGTTGGAAAACATCAAGGTGAAACTCGTGGGTAAGGTGATTGGTAACTTCAATTAATGACAGAGAGTAGTAACAGAATAATAACACACATAAAAGACAAAGAAAATGATGAATAAAATATATAAGCATCTCTTGGCTGCCTCTTTGCTGATGATGGGTGGCACCGCAATGGCTCAGACACTCAATTCCGCTTACTTTACTGACGACTACAAGTTCCGTCACGATATGAACCCGGCTTTTGAGAACAAGCAGAACTATATCACCATCCCAGCTTTGGGTAATATCAATGTCAACCTGCAGGGCAACTTCGGCTACCAGGATATTGTACTGAACAATCCGATGTACGGACAGGAGGCGGGTGCCAAGAAGATGACTTCCTTCATGAATCCTTATATTTCTGTCGATGAGGCGCTGAAAGGCTTCAGCAAGAGCAACAACCGCATACAGGGAGATGTAGGCATCGCCATTCTTTCTGCCGGTTTCAAGGGCTTTGGCGGTTATAATACCATCGAGGTGAATGCCAAGGCATCTTTCGGCGCTTCCCTGCCTTATGAGTTGTTTGAATTTGCCAAGAATACGGGCAATCAGAATTATGAGATTGGTGATGTGAGCATGATGGCTCGCTCTTATGCTGAATTGGCATTGGGTCACTCTCATCAGATTAACAAGAAACTCCGCATCGGTGCTAAATTGAAGTTCCTCTTCGGTGTGGCTGATGGTGATGTTCGTCTGGAAAACCTGCGTGCTGACCTCTCTGGTACAGACAAGTGGATTGTTTCCGGCAAGGCGAATGCCCAGGTTTCTATGAAGGGCTTTACTTATAAGACTTCAAGAGATAAATATAACAACCCGGAGAAGGGGGAGTACGAAAAGATAGATGATGTAGATGTTGATGGCGCAGGATTGGGCGGCTTTGGTATGGCACTCGACCTCGGTGGTGTCTATAAGTTGAACGATAACCTGACCCTGAGTGCTTCTGTTCTCGATTTGGGCTTCATCAACTGGAGCAACAATATGAAGGCTGTGAACAGAGCTGAGAGCTTTGAGTTCAATGGCTTCCATGATACTGCGGTAAGAGAAAACAGCGGTTCTACCATCGATGACAAGTTGGATGATTACGGCGACCAGATTACCGACTTCATCAACCTGAAGGATTTGGGCGACCAGGGTAGCCGTACTACCGCTCTGGCAGCTACGCTCAACTTTGGCGCAGAGTACAGTTTGCCAGCATACGACAAGTTGTCCTTCGGTTTGCTGAGCAGCACCCGCATCAATGGTGATTATACCTGGAGCGAGGGTAGACTCAGTGCCAACTGGAAACCATTGAAGTGGTTGGATGGTGGTGTCAACTTTGCAGTCAGCAGTTTTGCTACAAGTATGGGTTATGTTCTGAATATCCATCCTAAGGGTTACAACTTCTTCATCGGTATGGATCACATCTTGGGCAAGACCAGCAAAGAGTTCATTCCTCTCAGTTCCAATGCCAGCATCGCATTGGGTATGAGCGTTACCTGGTAACAGATAATTGCAGGTTTGAGAAGTAGGAAAATATGATAATAGGAGGTAAACACCAATGATTAGTGTTTACCTCCTATTTATTTGTACGCTCGGCATGAGCTTATTCTAATGGGTGCAAGTCCCTAACGAACCCTAATAGCGGGAATTGTATAGCCAATAGCAAGGGTGTCCACTGCGAGGTGGAA
>Mack_p2__coassemble_7860_pt1 | contig 2999 bp, 4 predicted proteins | sample Mack_p2__metabat2_high_PE_048 | metagenome-assembled genome bin Mack_p2
GGAGTGGGAATGAAAGTTAAGAACAAGCCTTGACACAGTTTAAATTACACCCCCTATCCTCAGATTGGGCACACAGTGTATTCCCAATCTGAGGATTCTTTTATTCCTCCCCATTCAAGCATTCGCCCGTCTCATAACTCTTCGTCATATCCTTTAAGATACCAATCATCTCCTGCCTCAAGCTCTCAGGTTTCAGTACGATGAGGTTTCTGCCATGCCACAACAGTTCCTGAAGGAAATCACGGCTGGGACGAACGGTGAGGGTATATTCCCGATACATTCCATCTTTCGACTCCTTCACTTTCTGCTGACTCTCGTGCAGCGGAACCTCCTCGATGTAATTGTATTCCGGATAGAAGGCACGGATGCGGATTTTCTCCACGGGCACATTCTCCATTCGATAGATGCCGAAGCAATCTTCATAATAATTCTCTGGAGTCAGGAACTTCTTCATCTTTGCCGGCAACGGATGCTTCTCGCAAATAAGCTTCAGGAAACTGATGCGGTCGAAAGGAAGACAGCGAATGAGCTTCTTCTCATCCTGTTCAGCACTTGAATTGGCTTTCCCTTCGGACGCCGAACGTTGTTTCTTAACTCCCACAACGTACCACCGTTGTTTGAAGTATCTCACGAAAGCCGGTTGTAACACGATATCGCTCTCTGCCCCGAATCCCGAAACGTATTTAAACTTCAGCAGATATTGCTTATCTATCGCTGCAAGAATATCATCCAGATATTCCGTGTTATATGGCGGCGTATCGAGCATCACCTTGTTATGAAATTTCAGCATATCACCTAACGAAGCCAACCGCAGGGAACTCAGCATCCATTCCGTCACATCATCATTAGCGATCGGATCACGCTTCAGATAATACCGATAGCCGTCGCTCTTGTCGCATTCCACAGTAATGCCAAACTGCGACTGGATATTTTCACGATAACGATGAAAGGTACGTTTGTCCAGCTCATCCTCATCCTGATTAGCGTTGGCATCACGCCACTCATTAGCAATCTCCTCAAAGGTAAGATGCTTACGATCCAAGAGGCCTATCAGCCAACTATAGAATTTTACACGATTGTCCATAATCTCTAAATATCTAATGAATATTTACAAGAAATGCCTAAAAAGAGGAGAAAAGATAGCCAACAAAATGGTAATGCTAAATGCTGGCGTTTCTGACTTTTGTCATATACCAATGCGCGATACACTTGTGCCCGATGCTTGAAATGAACTGTGAACAAACTCGTCTCTTTGCATGAAACACATGAATTTTTAATAATGCTAACACAGACCTATTGCCTGATGTCAGTTTCTTGCTGCCTCTATCTTTTCTCCGAAAATTTTAATCTACTCAATGAAAATTTCAATCCTCGCTCCATTATCGGGGCAAGTCTTGCAAATCTACCAAATCTACAGTCCAGTTCAAACTCTGAATTTTCAGGTCGAGCTCCCGATACTGCTTGGCATAGGTATCAGCCTCCTTGCGAAGAGCCTTTATATCTATGGTTCTAACATATTTCAGTTCGTTTCTGCCAAAGCGAGTATCGTTGGCAGCTACGTAGTTCACCACCTCTTTCAATGCCTTGACACGCATCGACAAGACGTCTCTCTTGGCTATCAATCGAGTCAAGGAGTCTCCGTCCAGAACTATCTGAACGTTGGTGATGTTGATGCGATAAATCAAGTCTTCCAACTGGACGAGTGCTTCGTCCAGTTCCTTGTACAGTTCCTCCACGTTATCGCAAGGTTCATCGCCCTCCTGCACTTTGGCACTCTCCTTGATACGTTCTTTCAGTTGAGCCACTCTCTTCTGCAAGTCGGCTCTGATGCTCAATGCTTCTGCTAACTTCATAATCTTCTATTTTTATATATGACGTTAAACTTCTTGTTTTATTATATATGCTATTTCTTTCTTGTCGGATTCAGCGTATGTTTTCCTCCGAACTCATTCACATCTTCCTCTACAAGTTTTTGGAACCACGATGGTTCGTAATCGAGCGGTCCAATCTCTGCATCTCTCGTATCGCAAACTTCATTCTCATATTGCAAATGAACCTTTACCACGAAATCATCCATGCGAAGAATGTCGGGCAGGCTATAGTCTTGATGCGTATGCAGAGCATGCATGGCATAACAAACGCAAATATCAGCAAACTCGGGTTTATGAAGGCTACACTCATCCCAGGAATCTCCATCGTCCAACATGTTGTTTATCTGCTTATACCCATCCTCGGTAGCCCCATCAAATGTGCCAAAGACTCCATTCAAAATTGTATCCATCTTACAGCGTCCTGCACTCATCAGTTCATCTAACAGATGAATCATATATTGAAAATCAGATCCGTAATAATCATCGTTCTCCATCTTTACTACAGCATCGTCATCTCCATACTCGAAACGCAACACTCCTTCCACCTCATAACGATAGCGATCATCCACCTTATAAGGCGTATGAAACAAAGTGCGCCACATGTTTCTGCACTGGGCATAACATTCCTGAGTCAATTTGAAGAGTTTATCATTCTGATAGCGAAATCTCTCCACTTCGGCAGGAGTCGGATGAAGCATCATCTCATTCAATACAACATATCTTACTCCCATTAAGTCTTCGATGACATCATGCTCGCTTTCACTCATGTGACGTAGGAACCATGCCTTTGCAAAATCATAGTTCACGATTTTCTTCACACGTTGCTCCACATTTTGTAGCACCTCACGTTTCTCATCAACAGTAGCCACCTCTCGGATATATTCTAGAATCTCTGAATAAGCATCATCGTCGTCAAATCCCTTATCCTCAATTCTGTCCAAGCATTTTTTCCAATCACAATTTTCCTTCATCTTCACCTACGATTTCACCATTACTAACTTCTATTATCTTATCATCGCCAAAGCTTCCTCCCCGTATCTTGTAGGGAGAGTTTCGCTTCAACGTCTTCTCCAAATACTCCAGGTCCTTGGGACGGAGATGAGTGAGAGCGAAATCCACCTCATTCAG